>CXQB01000061.1_pt1 | contig 8316 bp, 7 predicted proteins | sample 591401 | NCBI WGS metagenome assembly CXQB01 (sample SAMEA3491284, study PRJEB9169) | human gut metagenome | biome: ENVO:mammalia-associated habitat; material: ENVO:feces | place: Bangladesh | collected 2010-04-07 | reverse complement strand
ATGACGTGCCGCTGATGGCCCAGCTCCCTCTGGAACCCGAGGTGCGCGAGACCGGTGAGGCCGGACGACCGGCGGTCCTGACCTCCGAGGGCGCTCTGCGCACTGATGGCATCGGCCAGACCTTCCGGGGCCTTGCCGAGCGCCTTATGGCGCTCTGATCTGCGCAGCGAATGATTCTCGATAAGAAAAGTGTGAGCCTCACATACTTGTAATCGCACATTGAGTTGTGCGAATCATCTATTGGTGATTTCAGACATCGTCGATGTCAGGTGACATACATTCCGATGAATCTCCTGCGCAACAATTTCTCGAAATAATCCTTGTTTTCGAGAAATCTTTGCACTGACGCTGCCTGAGCGCAAAGATTTCTCGAACAAAACCGCCATTTCGAGTTTTTTGCACTGACAGACGCTTAGCACAAGAAATTCTCGGGCAATGGGCTTTTTCGAGAAATTCTTGCGCTTATGTCCAATTACGTCAGAGGAATGCTTGTTATCCTCATGTGCGTTTGGGCGATAATGTGCATTTGGCTCACACTTTTCCCGCAACGAACCATTTTGTGTGAGTGCATACGGGAAGACCCCCGACCGCAGAAGCGGTTGGGGGTCTTCTTGATGAGTAGTAGAACTCAGATGTGGAAGTAGAGCTCGTACTCGAGCGGGGTTGGAGCCAGGCGAGCCTGGTCGATCTCGTCGCGCTTGAGGCCAATCCAGGTCTCGATCAGGTCGTCGGTGAACACGTCGCCGGCGGTCAGGAAGTCGTGGTCCTCTTCCAGGGCGTCCATAGCCTCGGCCAGGGAGCTTGGCACCTGCTTGATGCCAGCGTGCTCTTCCGGCGGCAGCTCGTAGAGGTCCTTGTCGACCGGCTCCGGAGGCTCGATGTGGTTCAGGATGCCGTCCAGGCCAGCCATCAGCTGAGCGGAGAAGGCCAGGAACGGGTTGCAGGATGGGTCCGGAGCGCGGAACTCGATGCGCTTGGCAGCCGGGGAGGTACCAGCCAGCGGAATACGGATGGCTGCAGAACGGTTACGAGCGGAGTACACCAGGTTGACCGGAGCCTCGAAGCCCGGAACCAGACGGTGGTAGGAGTTCAGGGATGGGTTGGTGAAGGCCAGCACGGAGGAGGAGTGCTTGATCAGACCACCGATGTACCAGCGAGCCAGGTCGGACAGGCCAGCGTAGCCCTTCTCGTCGTAGAACAGCGGCTTGCCGTCCTTCCACAGGGACTGGTGGCAGTGCATACCAGTGCCGTTGTCGTCGGCAATCGGCTTCGGCATGAAGGTTGCAGCCTTGCCAGCCAGAGCAGCGGTCTCGTGGACAACGTACTTGTACTTCATCAGGTCATCGCCTGCGTGCTGCAGGGTGTTGAAGCGATAGTTGATCTCCTGCTGACCAGCGGCGGCCACCTCGTGGTGGGAACGCTCGAGGATCAGACCGACCTTCTGCAGGTTGGCGACCATGTCGTCGCGCAGGTCCTGGGTGTGGTCGATCGGAGGAACCGGGAAGTAACCCTTCTTGACGCGGTTCTTGAAAGCGATGTTCGGGGTGCCGTCCTCTTCGGTGTCAACGCCGGAGTTCCACGGAGCCTCGATGGAGTCAACCTCGTAGAAGGAACGCTGCATGGAGTTCTCGAAGCGAACCTTGTCGAAGATGAAGAACTCGGCCTCAGGGGCGAAGGAAGCGGTGTCGGCGATGCCGGTGGACTTCAGGTAAGCCTCGGCCTTGCCGGCGACCTGACGAGGATCGCGGGAGTACGGCTCGTCGGTCAGCGGGTCGACGATGGAGAAGGCCACGTCGAGGGTCTTGTGCTTGCGGAACGGGTCAACGAAAGCGGTCTCAACATCCGGGACCAGCTTCATGTCGGATTCGTTGATGGCCTGGAAGCCCTGAACGGAGGAACCATCGAACGGCATGCCGTCGGTGAAGGCGTCCTTCAGGAATTCGCTAGCCGGCACAGTGAAGTGCTGCTGAACGCCGATAAGATCGGTGAAACGGACGGAGACATACTCGATGCCTTCCTTGTTGATAAGGGCCTCGGCGTCTTCCTTGGACTTGAGTTCGGTCACGGGACCGCTCCTTTCATGTGGAATATAACGGTATCCATCGTAAAATCGCGCGTTTCGCCGGCTCGAAACTTGGGTTACGAGAATGTTTCGTGACTATGGACAGCAGCCGGCAAAGCGCGGTATTCCAAGGAAACGTCATTACGGAAAGGAAACGTGACCAATCGGGTGAATGAATACGGACGTCCGCAACGTGGACAGTGGGTATTGACAGATGGAGATGATGCTTATAGGGACGAATATAAGAGAATCCCCGCCAACCCAGGAAAGTCAGCGGGGATTCGTTACGGAATATGCGGCAGTCTATCAGCGGCCACGCATTGCGCGGCGGGAGATCTTCTGCGGGCGGTTCGGATCCATGCCCTTGGGGATGGAATAGCCCTTCTTGGACTGCAGCGTGCGCAGGCGCTCGTTCAGCGTTGTCGTCTCGGCCTTGGTCAGCAGGAAGCGGCGGCGCGGGTGAATCTTGGCTACCAGCGCGTTCTTGTGATTGGTGGGCTCGTAGCTCTTGGCTTTGGTCACCGTGCTGCGCAGCTTGTCCAGTGGCACCTGCTTGGGGCCGTGTCCCACGGCAATGCGGTACACGGGAATGGCGGAACCAGCGGTGACTCCCTTGATTTCATGCTCTTGGCGGTCCATGGCCTTCATCACGCGGCCGTACTCGCCTTCGCCGATGAGATAGATGCCATTCATCGAAGTGCCGCGCCAGATGGCGTCCTTGGTCTTCGGGTCGATCCACACCGGCTCCTGCGGGAAGTCGAAACCGGCCTTCTGCATGTTGCTCAGCACGCCGATTGCGGCGCCGGGCTTGCCGTCGATCTGCTTATAGCCGACCTTGTCCGCACGGCGGGTGAGCAGCATCATGGCCAGCAGGATGCCGAGCATCACGGCGGTGATCATGGTGAAAATCCAGGTCAGCCAGGTCCACTTGGCAATCAGGCCGATAATGACCATGATGACCACGGGCAGCAGGAAAGCGCCGGCCTCGAGCCACGGCAGGGCCTTGTCTTCCTTGGCCGTGTACTTGTAAATCTGGATGATCTGCTTGATTGTGCTCTGCTTCTTGGGCTTAGCGTCCTTTTCCGCCATCACTTCTTCCTTTTGCTGGGACGAAACACACTGGGCAATATCGTATCAGGTGCGCTGGTCTGGCTCAGCGCGTGTGCAGCGGTCGGTCGTCGGCCTTCAGCAGCGCCTCGCCGAGCGTTTCGCTGAATGTGGGGTGAGGATGGATGAGCCGGGCCGCGTCAGCCAGCGGCAATCGGTTACCAACCAATTGCTCGGCTTCGGAGATGATGTCGGAGGCCACGGGAGAAACCATGTGCACGCCAAGTACCCGTGGAGTGTCAGGGTCGGCAGCATCGCAGCCGGAGACGATAGTCAGTGAACCGGCTGTGCCGCTCATCAACATGCGGGCATTCGCCAGCATTGGGTAGATAGTCTCCTTGACTTCGAGGAGATTCTCACGTGCCTGCGCCTGCTCGATCGTCAGCCCCACCGATGCCGCCTCGGGTGAGGAGAACACGATTTGCGGAACGGTGTTCTCGTCAACCGGCTTGGGATTGAGACCCGCGATGGTTTCGGCGATGACGATGCCCTGTTCGAATGCGCGGTGAGCCAGTGCATGGCCCGGCGTCACATCTCCTACCGCCCATATGCCCGATTTGTTGGTGCGGCCAAACGCATCTGTGACAACATGGCCGCTCTCCGTAAGTGCGACGCCCCATGATGGGTCAGCAACTGGTGTACGTCCAATGGCCGCCAGTGCAATCTCGCCCCATACGGATTGTTCGCCATCCTGCCCTTCACGTGTGTAATGCACGGTGGCACCCAGATTAGCGCCGGTATCCACATGGGTGACGATGGTATGAGTGATGACGTTCACGCCGCGACGCTTGAGCTCTCGGGTCAACGTTGTGCCGGCGCGACGATCCCACGCGGAGAGTACGCGATTCTTGCGAATCAACAACGTTACCTGTGAACCGGCCGCGTTCCACATCGAGGCAAATTCGAGAGCGATCGCTCCAGCGCCGATAATCACAGCGGATGAGGGGAACTCGTTGACTTCCAATGCCTGCGTGGAATCGATGAGCGCGCCGGCGAACGGATTGCCGGGCAGCGGACGAGGCTTGGCGCCGGTGGCTATGACAACGTTGTCAGCCGCCAGATCGATACTAGCGTCGGTCGGCTCGGGGACGTCCGCCTTGTGATAAGTGAGAATCTCGGTTTGCCCAGGGGAAGGGACGAGATGAACAATATGCCGGGCGTTGTCTGCTGCATCGGTTTCTTCCGCATTGAAGGATGCATCGGCGCGCAGCACAGTGATATTACGGTGCGCTAACAGCCCCGTCAAACCTTTGACCATGGTGTCCACCACGCGCAGCCGGTAATCGCGCAAAGTGCCGAAGTCTATGCCGTTCACCGAGGCGTTGACGCCGAGTTCGGCCGCCCGATGCACGGTGTCGATGGTGTGCGTGGCGGTAATCAGTGCCTTGGAAGGAATGCAGCCGCGGTTCAGACAGGTGCCGCCCACGGTGGCGTCGCGCTCGATAAGGGCCACACTCATGCCAAGCTCAGCTGCGCGCAATGCGGTGGAATAGCCGCCGGGGCCGGCACCGATGATTGCCAAATCGAATTGTTCGTTCATATTGACCTCCTCGGCAGTATGTTTCGCAAACCAGTATGGCTCCCATCATAGGAAGCCATACTGGTTTGCGCTGTCAGCATTGCATAAAAAAAGGCTTCCTCGCAAGGAAGCCAGAAGATGAGTATCAGTCCGCAGGCCAGTGACCGCGTTTCGGGTAACGCGGCTTGGGGAGCCTCCAGCGGCGCATCTGAATGGCACGGCTCCACGCGTAGGAGAAGGAGCGAGATCCCTTCGACACAGACGACTCGCCATACTTGGCAATGAGCTTGGCCTTAAGCTTGCGCCACATCAGCCACACGTCGATGATTACGGCAATCAGGTAGCCATACATGCACAGCATCATGATGATGGATACCCACTGGTTCTGCACGAGAGACGTGACAAGCATGGACGCAATCAGGATCGCAAATGCCACGGGAATAAACCATTCGCCAAGGTTAAAACGGGCGTCCACGTAATCACGGATGTAAATGCGCCAAGGCAACCGTTCGGCCTTGGGCATGTGATTGATGTCGCCCTTCTGCATTGCCTCGTATTCGGCGTTTTCCTTCTCGCGTAGACGAGCCTTGGCGGCTTTTGCGCTGGCTTTGCGGTCCACCGGAACCAGCGGACGGATGCCGGCGGCCTGAGCCTGCTTCATCTTTGGAGTGGGACGGCCTTTCTTCTCGTTGGGTGCGGCCTTCTTCGCGGCTTCCTCAACGGGAACCTGAGCCTCTTCTTGTTTCTTGAACGGATTCCATGTCATGCTTTGAGGTTACGGTGACGTTCAGACACCCGACCATAAGGCGTAGCCATTGCAATAACGCCACTTACAACATATATAGAGGAGAACTACCATGGCCGCATTGACTGCCAACGAGATTCGTTCTCGTGTGGAATCCGACTGGAATCGCATCGTCAAGGTGTTGAGCGAGAAAGTGGCGCTGCAGTCGATTTCCGCCAACGGCATTACCGCCGAGCACATGAGGCGTTCCGCGCAATTCGTGGCCGATGAACTACGACTGGTCGGTGTGGATGCCAAGGTGGTGCAAGCCTCCAATGCGGACGGTACTCCAGGCGCGTGGGAAGTCATCGGCTCACACATCGTGAACCCGGATGCGCCCACCGTGCTGCTGTACGCACACCATGACGTGCAGCCCGTGCCGGATCCGACCGAATGGAACACCGACCCGTTCGTGGCCACTGAGATCGATGGCCGCCTCTATGGTCGTGGTTCCGCCGATGATGGCGGCGGCATTGCCATCCATTCCGGCGCGCTGAAGGCCCTCGGCAATGACCTCAAGGTCAATATCAAGGTGTTCATCGAAGGCGAAGAGGAGATGGGCTCGCCGAGCTTCATCCCGTTCATCGAAGCCCACAAGGACGAGTTTGCCGCCGACGTCATCATCGTGGCCGATTCCGGCAACTGGTCGGCCGATATTCCCTCCCTGACCACCTCTCTTCGCGGCAATACCTGCGTGGATGTGACCGTCAAGGGTCTTGAACACCCAGTGCACTCCGGCCAATATGGTGGTCCGATCTTCGATTCCAATACGCTGGCCGCCCTGCTTATCGCCTCCATGTATGACGAGAACGGCGATCTGGCTGTGCCCGGCGTGGCTGCCGAAGAGCCGATCGGCGGCCTGCAGCGCGACCTCGACGAGACCACCGTGCGTGAGGATTCCGGTGTGGTTTCCAGCTACGAGTTCGCCGGCACCGGTTCCCTGGCTTCCCGCCTGTGGACCAAGCCGTCCGTGACCGTGATCGGCTTCGACGCGCACCCGGTCGAAGGCTCCTTCAATGTGATTTCCCCGGAGACTCGTTTCCGTCTGTCTCTGCGTACCGCGCCCACCCAGCGCCCTGAAGAAGCACAGGAAGCCTTGGCCGCGTTCCTTGAATCCCACGCGCCGTTCGGTGCCAAGGTCACTGTCGAGCGTGGCGAAAACGGCATGGGTTGGGCCATGGACCCGACCGCCATCGCCACCAAGGATGCGCTGGAAGCCATGACCGAGGCGTTCGGTATGGAACCCATTAACAAGGGTGAGGGCGGCTCCATCCCGTTCATTCCCGAACTGCAGCGCATCTTCCCGTCTGCTCAGGTGTTGGTCACTGGCCCCGAAGACCCGAAGGCCAACGCACACAGCCCCAACGAGTCCATCTCCCTGCCGGGCTTGAAGAGCAACGTGATTACCGAGGCCCTGCTGCTCGATAAGCTCGGTAAGTAGTTTTGTACTTTGAACCTTGGCTCATCACTCCACAGCGGCGCTGATTTGCCAAATAGCGGCATCGTGTCTTCACTGAGAGCCTCGCCACATTGCTTACCGAATCTATTGCCTTTGACGGTGGTTTGCTTTATAGTCGGGGAGTTGACACGGGAGCTGCCGACAGGCGGCTGAGAGGAGACGCATAGTCTCGACCGATGGAACGTGACCGGATAATGCTGGCGCACGGAATTGTCGCTCTTATTTACCCGTGCCTGAACCAATCGTGCAAGCTGCTGTGGTTTGCGTGAGAAGAGAAGAAAGGCACATCATGGCTGAAGCTGTGGCCAAGGCTAATTACAAGTGGCGCGTTGTCGATATCGTCGTCGCCGCTATTCTCGCCGTTGCATCCGGCGTCATCTTCTGGGGCTGGGATATCGTTTGCCCCGCCCCGCTGACTCTGTTTGAGGGCGTGACCCCCGGTTTTGAAGGTCTGCTCAATGGATTCTGGCTGTTCGCCGGCCCGCTTGCCGCCATCATCGTGCGTAAGCCCGGCGCCGCCCTGTTCGCCGAAACTCTCGCCGCTTTCCTTGAGCTCACGCTGGGCAACCAGTGGGGCGTCGGCGGTTCGCTGATCGTCGGCATCATCCAGGGTCTGGGCGCCGAGATCGGCTTCGCCGTTTTCGCTTGGAAGAAGTGGAACCTCGGCACCACCATCCTTTCCGGTGCGCTTGCCGGCGTTGGCTGCTGGGCCTACTACTGGGCCACCAACCCGGGCTGGAACGCCATGCGTGTCACCTGGTACCTGGTGGGTTCCATCATCTCCGGCATCGTGATTGCCGGCGTGGTGGTCTGGTACCTGTCCCGTGCGCTCGCCGCCACCGGTGCGCTTGAGCGTTTTGAATCCGGACGTAGCAAGGCACGCGNATCATGCACTTCGACCACGCCTTCGGGATCGAGGTTGGCGGTCGGTTCGTCCAGCAACAACAGGCCAGGCTTCATGGCCAGTACGCCGGCCAGAGCGAGCCGCTGCCGTTGTCCGCCGGACAAATGACGGGTGGAGCGGCCCAGTTCGAGCCCTCCGAGACCGACCATATCCAGCGATTCGCGCACACGCTGCCAGATTTCCTCACGTGGCACGTTGAGGTTTTCGCAGCCGAACGCCGCGTCATCGCCCAGTCGTTCAAGAATGATCTGCGAGTCCGGGTCCTGAAGCACCAGTCCCACGCGGCCTCGCGCCTCGCGCGCGTCAACACCGTCGATGGTGAGCGAGCCTTCCTGCTCGCCTTCCTCATCGCCGCCCAACACACCCGCGAGACCGGCCATCATTGTGCTTTTGCCCGCACCTGAAGCACCGAGCAAGAGCACACGTTCACCTGGCCGGATGGTGAAATCGACGGCACGCAACGCGAAATCCTTGCGCGTGG
>CXQB01000058.1_pt1 | contig 13082 bp, 8 predicted proteins | sample 591401 | NCBI WGS metagenome assembly CXQB01 (sample SAMEA3491284, study PRJEB9169) | human gut metagenome | biome: ENVO:mammalia-associated habitat; material: ENVO:feces | place: Bangladesh | collected 2010-04-07 | reverse complement strand
AATCCGATAATCAGGGCATCTGTGGTGATGGTGGGGGAGAAAGTGGTGTTGGTGTTCATGGAATGCTTCCTTGTGTGAGGTGTGAACAATTTGCGGGGGGGGGGCGACCGTGTTCGCGGTCAACGGTGTTCCCTTGTGTGTGGCGTAGGCGTGCTGAGTTGTGGCGCACGCCGTGTGATTCGTTGCGATGATGCCGGGGTCTGCGGTGCGTGCGGTGCGCTGGTGCCGGCATGAATTCCTTGTTCGCGGATGTTGCAGCCTGACCATTTGCAGGTGTGTAGCGGGCTGTGATGCTACTGCATTCCTCGGGAATTGCGAAGGGTCGAAACTGATCGGGGCGGTCTAGTTTGCTTGGCTGCTAGCGCCGCTGAAGATCTGTTCGGTGATGTCGTGAATGGTGGTGTGTGCCAACTGCTCGAGGCAGGTGCGGTTCAGCCCATCGTAAATGCCGTCTATCACCGCGCCCATGGAGGATGACACTAGGCACTCCTCGTGGATATCTCCCGGTTTCCAGTTCGCGTCCACAAAAGTGGTGCCGGTGGCCTCGGCCACTGTGCGCAGCGTGATGTCGGCGGCGGGTTGAGCCAGCGCGTATCCGCCCTCGGCGCCTTCCTTGGTGGCGGCGAGACCGGCTGCGGCCAGCGGGCGCATCACCTTGCGCACGCGAGCTGCGTTGGTGCAGATGTTCTCGGCCAAGATCTGGCTGGGCAGGTGCGTATTGCGGTGATCCAAATAGACCAGCGCGTGCACTGCTAGTGAATAGTCTCCGTTCACGGACTCCTCCTTGCCAAATCAACTGTAACTGTACTGTGTACAGTATCGATACTGTAACTATATCAAATACAGTTACGCTGTCAAATCGGCATGATTGTCGAGCAAGTTATCCACATTTACAGCATTGCGGCGAAGCTGGAACCACATACCCCGATTTGGCTTCCTTCGTGATTTGCGTGCCTATATGGTGGGCTCATGAATGGAGTAAATAGCAATGGTATAAATCGTGCTGCACCTGTAATGATGCCGGTTTCGGCGTATGATTTGCCTCCAGAGGACTGGGAAACGGAGTCCATGATTCCGCCCGCAACCGCCGTGAGTAGCGGATCGGACAGTGCGATGATGCCTTCCATGTCCGAGAGCTTGGACCAGCGTAAACGAGAGACAATCGCGCGCTGCATTGAAGAAGCAAAACGGTTAAATAAAAAACTGCTTTTCGGTATGACCACGTCCCTTGTCCTGCAATCTGTACCGCTCCCCGTTGACTGTGATCTTGACGAGTCGTTGTTACATACCGTTTCCAGCGCTAAGAACAAACGGATCAGAGTAAAGAACTCACCTTTGTGCACTCATATTTGGAAACACGTGGCCCGAGCGGGTGTCGTGGAAATCAGCCGAAATGTTTATGCGCTTGATTTATTCCATACATGGGCGCAGCTTTCGGCGCATGTATCTCTACGAACGCTGATTGTGCTTGGCGATGCCATCATTACCGCCATGAGTAGGCAGCCGGCGTTGTCTCAAGGCCGTGATGCCGTAACCATTTATCATGATCTGATACGGTTTGTAGAAGAGCTTCCTCATTTCAAAGGACGAACGATGTGCGTTCGTGCGTTGCCGTTGATTATGCCTGGTGTGGACTCGCCAAAAGAGTCGGAGGAAAGACTGTCGTTGCTGACTCATGGTATTCCTCAGCCAGTGGTGAATTATGTAGTTCCGGACATGACCTTTAGATCTGGGGCTCCTGTAACGTTGGATTTGGCGTGGCCCGAATTCAAGGTCGCAATCGAATATGATGGCGACCATCATCGCACCAATAAAACGCAGTGGCGTAGGGATCAAGAGAAAAGATCCAAGTTGGTTGCCCGGCAGTGGATTACGTTCGTGGCGACGGCGGCTAATCTTGCGGACGAGGCTGCATGTGCTGAATTCTCATTCAATGTGGCACGTGCTCTTGCTTTGCGAGGTGCAGTATTCGATTTTCAGGTAATTGCTATGTCTATTGAGCAGTTGGCTGAGACTCGGCTCCGTCGGCAGGGTTAAAGTATCTCGGCGTTGCGATGGGCGTTGCGCACTAGCATCGGGAAAGAGGATTGGGTGCGGTGCCAACGGGGGCGATTCTGGTTTGCTTATATGCCTCCTAATTTGAATGTTGTTGCAGAGCTGCGGAGTCTTAGCCATTGAGTCAATGTCGATGGTCGAATCGTTCTCGGAGCGTTGTTGGCTCGTATCTTGGGGTGCTATACGATGCGAGCATTGCTGCGATGATATTCAGCGTGGGACAACATGTGAATTTGCTCGTTTTTTCCATGTTGTCCCACGCGGCATTGGAGGAGATTCCGTCGATTGTCGTGAGAATGGCGGTTTTCCGCGGTTCTTGGAATGACTCCGTTGGGACAACATGAATTTAAAACGATCTATTGCAATGTCGTCCCATATTATGTGGGACAACATCTTCTAAAGGGCCATTTTTTCGTGTTGTCCCACGATAAAGCAGTACAGAGCCGCTTGAGATGCATATTTTCATATGAAAACGCTGACCAATAAGATGAGGGCTTGATTATTGGCGGAAACCAACAATCAAGCCCTCATCTGAGTTTTGCCGGAGCGGCTTGCTGAGTAATCCTTACTCGCCCAGGGCCTTGTCGACTACTTCGGTGGCTTCATCGAGCACCTTGTCCAGCGCCTCGGGGGAGACGAAGGACTCGGCGTACACCTTGTAGATGTTCTCGGTGCCGGAGGGGCGGGCGGCGAACCAGTTGTCCTTGGTGGTGACCTTCAGGCCGCCGATCTTGGCGTGGTTGCCGGGAGCCTCGGTCAGCTTGGCGGTGATGTCCTCGCCGGCCAGGGTGGAGGCGGTCACGTCGTCGCCGGACAGTGCCGCGAACTTGGCCTTCTGTTCGAGCGTGGTCGGAGTGTCGACGCGCTTGTACCAAGATTCGCCGAAGCACTCAACCTGCTCCTGATGCAGCTGGGCCGGGTTCTTGCCGGTCTTGGCGGTGATTTCAGCGGCCAGCAAGTCGGGAATCAGGCCGTCCTTATCGGTGGTCCACACGCGGCCATTCTTGCGCAGGAAGCTCATGCCGGAGCTCTCCTCGCCACCGAACGCAACCTCGCCGCTGAACAGCGGGTCGACGAACCACTTGAAGCCCACCGGCACCTCCAGCACCTTCGCGTTGATCGACGCGGCTACGCGGTCGATCAGGGAAGAGGAAACCAGCGTCTTGCCCACGGCTGCACCCTCGGGCCAGCCTGGACGGTTGCCTCCGAACAGGTACTCCACGCACACGGCGATGTAGTGGTTCGGGTTCATCACGCCCCAGTTCGGGCAGACGATACCGTGACGATCGGCATCGGGATCGGTGCCGCCGACCAGGTCGTACTTGTCCCAAGCGCCACCGTTGAGCTCGTCAACCAAGCCCTTCATGGCATACGGGGAAGAGGGGTCCATACGGATCTTGCCGTCGTGATCGATGGTCATGAAGCGCCAGGTCGGGTCGACCTCAGGGCGCACCACGCCAATGTTCAGGCCGTACTTCTCATTGATGAGCGGCCAGTAGTTCACGGAAGCGCCGCCAAGCGGGTCGATGCCCAGACGTACGCCGGAAGAACGAATCACGTCAAAGTCGATGACGTTCTCCAGGTCGTCCACGTAGTGCTCGCGGAAGTCGAAGCCCTCGACGTACTCGGACTTGATGGCCTCCTCGTACGGCACGCGCTTGACGTTCTTGTAGTCGGCAAGCAGCTCGTTGGCGCGGGCGGCGATGGCGTTGGTGGTTTCGGCCGGAGCCGGGCCGCCGGTGACGGGGTCGTACTTGAAGCCGCCGTCGGTGGGCGGGTTGTGGGACGGCGTGACGACGATGCCGTCAGCTAAGCCTTCGCCCTCAAAACGCTGGGTGCCGTCGGCCGCACGGTTGTGGGTCAGGATGGCCTGAGAGATCACAGGGGTAGGCACGAAGTCGTCGCGAGAATCGATGCGCACGTGCACGCCGTTGGCAACGAGCACTTCGATGGCGGTCTTCTTGGCCGGGCCGGACAGCGCGTGGGTGTCGGATCCGAGGTACAGCGGGCCGGTAACGCCGGCTTTCTTGCGGTATTCGGCGATGGCCTGGGAGATGGCGACGATATGGGCCTCGTTGAACGAGGTCTTCAGAGACGATCCACGGTGACCGGAGGTGCCGAAGATGACACGCTGCTCGGGAACGCTGGGGTCGGGGACGAGGTCATAGTACTTGCCGATAACCTCATCGACATTGATCAGATCTGCTGGGGTGGCGGGTTGACCCGCATTGTTTGCTACCATACTTTCATTCTGCCACGTTTTTTGCCGTCTGGGGCAAGATTGTGTTAAAAGTTGTCAACTTTTGTGCGAATAAGTGTATGACGGTGGCGCGCATCTGGCACAAAGAGCCTAAGCGTGGGCTTGCGTGCCGTCTCATTGCGGATGCATCGTCCAAGAAAGACACGCCGGATGTTCATCGCTGATTAAAGCCTGTTCTTCCTTACTCTCGTCTTATGTTTCGAGGTATAGGCGGGCTTTGACCATATGTGTGATTTGCCGGATTGTTATCAGCTCGTTATAATCGCTGTTCAGTCAGTAATTAGCAGGGTTGCTACTCAAATGTTGAGGCAAGACCTGAGATGTTGACGTAGTCATGTGTATTCATGATGGCGTCCATATCTCAGGTCTTTTCTGTTATTTGGCGTGACTGCCGGTTCCTGGAACGCAGATGCTCAGGAACAGGGTGGTTTCTCTGGTAGGTACTGGCTTAACCGTGGAAAAGGAATGGAGTAAGAGATGTCGCATCAAGACGATATCAAGGCAATCGTCACCAGTGTTGGTGGCGCGGCCAACATCAAGTCGCTGACGCACTGCGCCACGCGACTGCGCTTTGAACTCAATGACGCCGGCAAGGTTGACAATGCCGCGCTTGACGCCAACAAGCTTGTGCTGGGCGCCGTGCCGCAGTCCGGCGACCGATACCAGGTCGTTATCGGCGGTCAGGTCGCCTCCGTGTATGAGCAGATCATGCACCTGCCAGAAATGGCTGGTCTCGGCGCCGGCACCGTTGACGACGATGCCGATGAGCCGACTGATGCGGAGGTCAAGGCCGCCGCTCGTTCCAAGGCTCGCGGCAAGGTCGCATGGCTCGATAGCTTCTTCGAATACCTGGCCGACTCCTTCCGCCCGATTCTGGGTGTGTTGCTTGGCGCGTCCATCATCATCGCAATTGTCAACCTGTGCATTTCCCTGGGCCTGATTCCGAACGACACCGCCACCACCGGCCTGGTGTTCGTGCAGGCCATCTGGAAGGGTGTGTTCTACTTCCTGCCGATTATGGTCGCCTACAATGCAGCCAAGAAGCTCAAGGTGGATCCGTGGCTGGGCGGCGCAATCATGGGCATGCTCATGACCCCGCAGTTCGCATCCCTGTCTGACACCAAGACTTGGGGCGACGCCGTCAAGTGCGTGGAGAACACCACGCTGGGCACCTCCTCCTGCACCGCCACGGTGTTCGGTCTGCCGATGCAGCTGTCCGACTACTCCGGCAACGTGTTCGTGCCGCTGCTGATGGTCGCCGTGCTCGCGGTCGTGTACCACGGTCTGAAGAAGATCATTCCGGACAGCGTCCAGATGGTCTTCCTGCCCTTCTTCTCCATGATCATCGTCGGTGCGCTCACCGCTTTCATCATCGGACCTATCGGTGTGTGGGCCGGCAACGGCCTCGGCGCCGGACTCGCCTGGATGAACACTCACGCTCCGTTCATCTTCGCCATCGCAATCCCGCTGCTGTACCCGTTCCTGGTGCCGCTGGGTCTGCACTGGCCGCTGAACGCCCTGATGATCATGAACATCAACACCCTGGGCTACGACTTCATTCAGGGCCCGATGGGCGTGTGGAACTTCGCCTGCTTCGGTGCCACTGCCGGTGTGCTGTTCCTCTCCATCCGCGACAAGGACAAGGACATGCGCCAGACCTCCATCGGTGCTCTTGCCGCCGGCCTGCTCGGTGGCGTTTCCGAGCCGAGCCTTTACGGCATCCACCTGCGTTACAAGCTCATCTACTCCCGTATGCTGGTCGGCTGCGGCGTGGGCGGCGTCGTAATCGCCGTCATGGGCTGGCTCTTCCCGGCCACCGTCGCCTCCGGCGAGACCGTGCACGGCGTGACCACCACTGCATTCGCTTTCACCTCGCTGCTCACCGTGCCGGTGTTCAACCAGATGTGGGTTTACGGCGTCTCCATCGCAGTGTCGTTCTTCACCGCCATGATTATGATTATCATGCTTGACTACCGCACTCCGGAGCAGAAAGCCGAAGCCAAGGCCCGTGCCGCGGCTCAGTCCGCCAAGGCTGTGAACGGTGGTGACGCCACCACCGCTACCGCAACCGCCGCTGTTGCCGTTGCCGATGCCCCGGCTGCCGCTGCGACCGCCACTTCCGCCGTGTTCGCTCCGATTGCGGGCCACGTGGTATCCCTTGACGATGCCGGCGATCCGGTGTTCGCTTCTCGTGCCCTCGGCGAGGGCGTGGGCATCGAGCCGGTTGACGGCACGGTTAAGGCTCCGGTGTCCGGTGTGCTGCAGACCGTTGCTGAGACTGGCCATGCTTTTGGTCTCAAGACCGACGATGGCGTTGAAGTGCTGGTACACGTCGGCATTGATACGGTTAAGATGAATGGCAATGGTTTCGTGGTGAATGTGGCCAAGGGTGACCGAGTGAATGCCGGTGACCTGTTGGCGACTGTCGATCTCGACGAAGTCAAGAAGGCTGGATTCAGCACCACTACGCTGGTTACGGTACTGAACACCGCAGCGCTCAAATCCGTTACTCCGAAGACGGATGTGAACGTCGCGGCCGGTGACGAAGTCATCGCCATCGAACAGTAATCATGGTCGGTTCGCAACCGTAACCTGAAGATCCCGACCGGAAGGGATGTCATGGAAATACTTCGCGTCTTCAATAACAACGTCGTCCTGGCGAAGGATCGGGGGCGCGAAGTCATCCTTACCGGCCGGGGTCTGGGGTTCAAGGCCAAGCCCGGCATGACAGTTGACGATGCCAAAGTGGCTCGTGTGTTCGTGCCGGCTCAAGGCCGTGACCCTGACCATATGGCCCAGTTGCTGGGCGATATTCCTCCTGAAATCATTCGTCTCATTTCCGAGACCATGGATGAGATTGGCCTGAGTTCAGAGGCCGCACAAAGCTCGACGTTGGTCATGGCGCTCGCGGATCATGTGTGCGGTGCTTTACGCCGCGCCAAGAACGGCATTCCGCCTGTGCCGTATCCGCTGAACTCGGAAATTCGTTCGCTGTATAAGCGTGAATACCAGCAGGGCTGCGCACTGCTCGCCGCGCTGAACCGTAGATTGGACGATGCGCTGGATCCCAGCGAGAGCGTTGCTTTTGCGCTGCATTTTGTGAATGCCGGCTTCTCCACAGGCGACCTTTCTCCTACGTATATGATGACCGGCGTCATCCAACAGTTGCTCGCCGTCATCGAAAGCACCTATAACATCAAGCTGGATGAGCATTCGGTTAATGTCGGCCGTTTCATCACCCATCTTCGGTATTTGTTCGTACGTATTCATCAGCATGAGCAGCTCAGCAGGGAGCCGGAGGCAATCGTTTCCTCGATTATGAGCTCCTATGCAAAAGCCTCGAAATGCGCGAGACTTATCGCATCCCTTATTGAGCTGCGCCTCGATACCACGCTGACCGAAGACGAGGTTGCCTACCTGACATTGCATGTGGCACGAGTCACGGATCAAACGAATCAGAATCGTTCCTCGGATATTCCCGACCATCCGCAGCTGGCGCATATGGGCCAGTGAATCAGCGAATCGGCTCGATGGTACCGGTCGTTTCCGCGAAATCAGCGGTGGCGTTCTGCGCCGCCACCTGAGCGGTTTTCTCCAGTGCGGAAGCATCGGGTACGCGTACGATCAGAGCCCGGTGATCTACTGAGAATCGGATGTGTTTGGTCTCCGGCAGCATATCGCCGTCCACCTGGGCCTTGGCTGGCTTTCCCAATACGATTTCCGCGCTCAGACCTTGCACCTGCTCAATGGTCGAGTTGGTGGACAGCGGGTTCTGCTCAGGCTTGCCGATAATGGTTTGGTGCACTACGTCGCCGAACAGGTTGGCCCAACCCAGGATGCCGCCGGTGGTGTCGATGATTTCAAAATCGAGGATGCCGTCATCATAGGACGCGGCGGGCATGAGCGAGAATACGGGAATCTGCCCGCAATTGCCGGCCATCACCGTGCGAAATGCAAGATTATTGGTGGTGTGTGTAGAGCCGTCGGCGCTGGTGACAGTCAAATTGCCGCGGAATTTCGGGGCGAACAGGTTTTTCACGCCGCCCACGAAGTATGCCAGCCAGCTGATATTCGCCTTCAAGTCCGGATCGGTGTCGTCGATCATGGCGGCGTCGAAGCCGATGCCTGCGATAATCAGGAACGCATGGCCGTGGTCGTCCTCGGGATGATCGAGCAGCGTGAGTCGGCCCATGTCCACCATGCGCGATCCGTGCGATGTGGCCACGGTCAGGGCCGCATCGATATCGTCCACAGGAATGCCCATATTGCGGGCAAAGAGATTGCCGGTGCCAATAGGCACAATGCCCAGTGCGTGGCCGGTGCCGGATACGGCGCTCGCCACCGTGCGTACAGTGCCGTCGCCTCCGACCGCGATCACCACGTCAGCGCCGTCTTCGAGCGCCTCGAGCGCACAGGCACGTCCGTCCTTGTCGAGTTGGGTGTCGTAGAAGCGCACCCGATTCAGACCCTTGGCTTTGCAGAACTCCTGAATGTGGAGCCTGCGTGCGGTGGCCTGTGGCTTGGATGGGTTCACCACGAACGCATACTGCACCTCGTCATCCCTGCGTTTCTCCAATGTCTCGGCCAGTTTGCGGCGACGGTGCGCCCGCAACGCGATGACGATGACGGCAACACATACCGCGACGATAACGATCGCGGCCACAACAAGAAATACAGTGAGCGCAGGCTGGGGCATGATTCCTATTGTTAGCGTGAGACGGCTTCTTTTCGCTGCATTCAGGAAGTACGTGAACAGTTCCTGCACGGAATGCGCCCACTCTAAGCGAGATTATTATTCACCCTGATTCCGTCTGGTGGAATTTGCTACCGTCCGAGTGCGGTTTCATCGGCCGTAAAAGATGTATGAGAGAGCATGCTCTACTCCTTATTATTTCTTTGTTGAGGGTGTCGGCTTGCGGGGCTAGTCTGGTGCTCATGCTTGATATTCAATTCATTCGTGAACACACCGATATCGTCAAGGAATCCCAGCGCAAGCGTGGCGAGTCCGTGGAACTCGTCGACGAAGTGCTTTCCTCCGACGCTGTCCGTCGTGAGTCGCTCAAGGCTTTTGAAGAGGCCCGCGCCCAGCAGAAGGAAATCGGCAAGAAGGTCGCCTCTGCCCCGGCTGACGAAAAGGCCAAGCTTATCGCCGAAACCAAGGAACTCTCCCAGAAGGTCGCCGAGTTCAAGTCCAAGGCCGATGCAGCTGCCGAGGAATACACCACCGCCATGTGGAAGCTCTCCAACATTGTGGAGCCGGAAGCTCCTGAGGGCGGCGAGGACGATTACGTGGTCGTCAAGAAGGTCGGCCAGATTCGTGACTTCGCGGCTGAAGGTTTCGAGCCCAAGGATCACCTGACCCTCGGCACCGGCGTGGCTGGCATCGACATGCGCCGCGGTGTCAAGGTGGGCGGCTCCCGCTTCTACTTCCTGCGTGGCCAGGTGGCCCGCATGCAGATTGCCATGCTCACTATGGCCGTTGACCAGGCTGAGGAGCACGGCTTCACGCTGGCCATTACCCCGACGCTCGTGCGCCCCGAAGTCATGCGCGGCACTGGCTTCCTGAACTCCCACGCCGACGAGATCTACCGCCTGCGTGAGCCCGATGACCAGTACCTGGTCGGCACTTCCGAAGTGGCGCTCGCCGGCATGCACGAGAACGAGATTCTCGACCTCGGCAATGGCCCGCTGCGTTACTGCGGTTGGTCCTCCTGCTACCGCCGCGAGGCCGGCGCCGCAGGCAAGGACACCTCCGGTATCATCCGCGTCCACCAGTTTGACAAGGTGGAGATGTTCGTCTACGCCAAGCAGGAGGACTCCTACAAGGAGCATGAGCACCTGCTGGCTATGGAACAGGAGATGCTTGCCAAGGTCGAGGTGCCATACCGCATCATCGACACCGCCGCCGGCGATCTCGGCTCCTCCGCCGCCCGCAAGTTCGACTGTGAGGCTTGGGTGCCGACCCAGAACCGTTACCGTGAGCTCACTTCCACCTCGAACTGCACCGAGTACCAGGCTCGTCGTCTGAACATCCGCGAGCGTATGGAAGACGGCGGCACTCGCCCGGTCTCCACGCTCAACGGCACGCTGGCCACCACCCGTTGGCTGGTCGCCATCATGGAGAACCATCAGCAGAAGGATGGCTCCATCGAGATTCCGAAGGCCATGCGTGCCTACATGGGCGGCAAGGAAGTCATCGAGCCGACTAAATGGGAGGCCTGATTTCATCAGGCCCGCTGGCAGATTAGCTGCATGTAAGGCTTATGGGGGAGTGCGACTGTGTCCGCTCCCCAAATCCTTCCCTTTTGTATAATCAAATATCGTGCACATGCGCATGTGCATAAGGACAGATGTCTGAGCGGTCTAAAGAGACGGTCTTGAAAACCGTTGAGGGGCAACCCTCCGCGAGTTCGAATCTCGCTCTGTCCGCCTGTGAACGATGAGCCTCGGAGCAATCCGGGGCTTTTTCGTATTTCACGCATGGTCCACTGGTAGACCATAAGTATGTAGCTTTGTAAGGAGTATTAATAAAATGACAAAACGATCATAATAAGGAATCAAACCGGGTTAATGTCACTATTCCACTGGGGCGCGCAGAAATTGTTAGTTAGGTTGACAATAAAGATTTGAGCGCCTAAACTGATTAACAGTCGTCACAGAGGAGTGATGACGCCATTATCGAAGGAGTAGAGATATGGTATCGCACAACAAGCGCATCGTGGCTGCTCTTGCCGCGGTAGCAGCAATGGGTATTGGTTTGGCCGGTTGCGGTGGCAGCGACACTGCTGGCGACACGAAGTCCGGCAGCGATGGCGGTGTGGTCAACATCACCTATATGCACCGTCTGCCCGATTCCGAAGGCATGACCTTGGTCAACGACATTGTGGCCAAGTGGAACAAGGAGCACCCGAACATTCAGGTCAAGGCCACCAAGTTCGATGGTAAGGCCTCTGACATGATCAAGAAGCTTGAGACCGACGTCAAGTCCGGCGAGGCTCCGGATCTGGCTCAGGTCGGTTACGCCGAGCTGCCTGAGGTCTTCACCAAGGGTCTGCTGCAGGATGTGACCCAGTATGCCGAGCAGTACAAGAACGACTTCGCATCCGGCCCGTACAGCCTGGTTCAGGTTGGCGGCAAGGCTTACGGCCTGCCGCAGGACACCGGCCCGCTGGTTTACTTCTACAACAAGGCTGAGTTCGAGAAGCTCGGCATCACCGAGATTCCGCAGACCGCCGATGAGTTTATCGCCGCTGCCAAGACCGCTGCCGCCGCTGGCAAGTACATCATGTCCTACCAGCCTGATGAGGCCGGCAACATGATCTCCGGTCTGGCTGGCGCCTCCGGTGGTTGGTACAAGGTGAAGGGCGACTCCTGGGTCGTCAACACCGAGACCGATGGCTCCAAGGCAACCGCTGACTTCTACCAGCAGCTGCTCGACGCCAAGGCAGCCACCACCAACCCGCGTTGGGATCCGTCCTTCGATGCATCCATCAAGGATGGCTCGTTGATCGGTACTGTGGCCGCCGCTTGGGAAGCCCCGCTGTTCATGACCTCCTCCGGTGGCACCGGCTCCGGCGAATGGCAGGTCGCTCAGCTCGGTGACTGGTTCGGCAACGCTGGCAAGACCGGCCCTGACGGTGGTTCCGCCGTGGCCGTGCTGAAGAACTCCAAGCACCCGAAGGAAGCAATGGAGTTCCTGGATTGGTTCAACACCCAGGTTCCTGATCTGGTTTCCCAGGGCCTCGTGCCGGCTGCTACCACTGAAGACGCTGAGACTCCTTCCGAGTGGTCCACCTTCTTCGGTGGTCAGGACATCATGAAGGAATTCAAGACCGCTAACAACAACATGGGTGACATCACCTACATGCCTGGCTTCTCCGCAGTCGTCGCCAAGATGAACGAAACCGCCGCCAAGGCCACCGATGGCTCTGGCAAGGTTGCAGACATCTTCTCCGACGCACAGACCACCTCTGTGGATACGCTGAAGAACTTCGGCCTGTCTGTTTCCGAGTGACATTAACGGTTAGGGTTCCTTCCAGCCGCTGATATCCTCAACCACACATCGAAAGGCCGGAGCTCAACACTCCGGCCTTTCCTTTTACTCGAGTTCGGTTCGTCATTAATTGTGTTTGATCTGACTGCATCGATTCGAACTGCATTACGTACTTTCTATTTCTCACTGTTCTTTTGAAAGACAGGTTTCCCTATGACTGCAACAACAAAAACGGCGAAGACGGGGGTCGCCAGGCGTGCCGATAAGCCAAAGGCTTCTGATGCTGTGAAGCGTGAGAATCGTACCGGCTGGGCCTTCATGGCACCGTTTGGCATCCTGTTCGCTCTGGTATTTATTCTTCCCATCATTTGGGCTATTTATTCCAGCTTCTTCCGCCAGGTCACCACGGGCGGTGGCGCATACGGCGGCGGGGAACTGGTCGATAAGTTCGTCGGACTTCAGAACTTCCAATACGTTATTACTTCCGGCAACTTCTGGGCTGGCGTGGGCAGGGTAGTGCTCTACACCGTGATTCAGGTGCCGGTCATGATCATCGCGGCACTTGCTCTGGCAATGCTCATCGATTCCTATATCGTCAAGCACATCACCGCATTCCGTCTGAGCTACTTCCTGCCGTACGCCATTCCGGGCGTGGTCGCATCCATCATCTGGGTGTACCTCTACAACGGCCAGATTTCCCCTATCGTTAAGGGACTTGCCGCCATCGGCATCAAGGTGAACTTCTTCGGCGACAATGTGGTCCTCGGCTCTATG